>Ga0075831_121_pt1 | contig 20994 bp, 25 predicted proteins | sample RifGroD2_FD_67898 | JGI IMG/M metagenome (GOLD analysis project Ga0075831, IMG submission 67898) | Microgenomates (Collierbacteria) bacterium GW2011_GWD2_45_10
GAGATGTATAAATTTGTGATAAATAAAGGGTTTGTGGAATATGAAAAAGAGTGGATTGAGGATGATAAAGTGGGAAAGGTGGAGAAGAGTAAGTTTGAACTGGAATTGAAGTAGTCACAAAAAAGCCCCGCATGGCGGGGCCTGAGAATCAATCCGATGGGACGACAGTGATGGTAAACTTGCCGTCCAAAGGGAAGATAAAAAAGTATCGGTAGATTATCGTACACTCCACCGAGGTTCCTGATGCTGGCTGACCCTCCGGGAAGTAGACCGAGAATGCATCTTCCAGATACAACACAGAAAATGGTTCAGTCGGTAAGGCGACATAACCGACGGTGCTGTCCTCGTTACCGGGATAATACAATCCCGTCTCAGTGGTGACGATTTGTCTTGATCCAAAGATGGCTATCAAGACGAGGAGAAGGATTGTGATCGCAAGGACCCCATTGATATGTTTTAGTTTCATCTATCGTCCTTTCTTGACAGGGTTGGTGATTGGCAACCCTTGATCGGTTTTGGGGCTCTTACCAAGGAAGCATGTCGCGGATGGCTTCCTGGGTATCTTCAGGAAGCATTGCATACACGTAGAGTGCTACGGTATACAGGAAGACTCCCGAAAACAGAATGGTCATCAAGATCATGACGGCGTGAAACCACCCATGGGTAACGTAACTAAGCGCGTAGGCAGTGAGGCCGCCGACGAGCGCCATGCCTCGAACCAAATTCATGGGGGAAGTTGTCTTGGCAGGCTCTGGGATTACGACGGGTGCTGCCGACACTACGGGTTTTGTAGATTTTCGAGGGGTCATTTTGTCTCCTTAGTCAATGTGAGTATGTCCTATATTATCACAACTTGACGAGAATATCAAATGGTATCAGTTTGATTTGAGACGATTAAGGCTGGACGGTAAAATTGTCTGATTTGGGAATTACGTTTGGAAAGAATTTCATCTCTCCAAGATAGTCGGCAAGAAGCTGGAGAGGAGAACGTATTCCTCTAACCAAAACATAGGTAGGATAAATGAGGAAGTCGGGAAGGAGGGCAATAAGAGAAACTTGAAGGGAATGAATGAATTTCGATTTTAAACTAGGAAGGTAACCATACTTGGTGATGGCTAAGTGTCTAATTTTCTTGGTGGCCGCAAAGGTTTTGATCGGGTTTTTGAAGGTAGCCGATCCAATATATTGACGATATTGAAGGACAAAACAGGATAAATTGTGGTAACTACCGTATTTTCCCAAACGGAAAAAGAGATCGTAATCTTCCGCGGGAGGAAACGCTGAGTTGTACCATATGAAATTTTTGGGCAATAGAGCTCTGTTTATCATAGCTGTGGGGTGTTGGATAGGGTTGCTGGTATAGAGAGCTTCTCTGATTTGTTTGTTTGACTTGGGAAACAGTTTGCGGCCAAGGATTTTGCCATCAATGTCGATGGTTTTGACCTGACCACCAACAATAACGGTGTCTGGGTGTAAGAGTAGATAGTGAAGCTGTTTGGCTAAGCGGTGAGGAAGAGCGACGTCGTCGGCATCCATACGGGCGATATATTGGCCTTTGGCCAATTTGATTCCACGATTGAGAGTGTTGGCGATGTTTAAATTTTTGGGATTTCTGAATACACGGACACGAGAGTCGAGTTTGGCGAATCTTTTCAGGATTTCGAAAGAGTTGTCGGTGGAGCCATCGTCGATAGCAATAACTTCAATATGGCGATAGGTTTGGGCAAGGATACTTTGAATGGCCGCAGGAAGATAACCGTTTCCGTTAAAAACAGGGATAACTACCGAGATGAGTGGCTTGTTTCTAGCGTTTCTCATGTGTCCTATAATAGCACAAATGTGCGTAAAAGTCAAGGGTGGGGAGGGTTTGGGCAAAAAAAAGCCCCTCCAGAAATTCGGGAGGGGCGGAACGGAGAAGAAGATGGAGGTGACGGCTACTCGCCGACCTTTTCGCAGGCCCAGCCAGATAGGCTGGTTTGCCACTCGGCATGGACGGGAACAGTAAGGCCGGCATCAGTGGTGTAGGCGCTGTTGAGAATGGTATCGGTGGCTGTGGCAGGACCACAGAGAACCAGCTTGACACCCCAAACGTGGTCTTGTTCGACCACGTATCCGGTCTTTTGGATAACGTTGTCGAAGAAGTTGGCGGCGACAGTGGCGTAGTGGAAGTTGGTGCCTTCGTAACCGGCCATGATAGTGAACTTGTAGCCACTCAGGACCACATAATGGACAACCTGACCCGGCTGGGTAGTGATCCAGAATTGGCCGTAGTCAGCTTCATTGCCGGTGGGGGAAATGGTGCGCATTTCTTTCGTAGCGCCGGCAGGGATGAAGGAAGGAATTGCCTTTCCTGCATCGAGGTCTTCCTCGTCAGTCGAATAGGTGCGGGTGGTGAGGGAGTCCCACCAGCCCTTGGCCTTTTCAACTGAGGTGTAGCCGTTCGGGATTTCATTCCCGATGTACACCTTCACAGCGTCTTTGGCTTCGGGTAACTGTGCGACGAAGCAGAGGACTTCCGCTTGTGATCCTTCGAGCTTGTAGCTGGAGAAGATCATGGACTGGTAGATGATGTCCATGGCGAAGCCGGGGTCGGTGACCACGATGAGGTTTTTACCGCCGAGCACGGGCTTGACTGTGACGACTGAGGGCATGATCCGGTCGCCGTCGCGCAGGTCCACATAGACCACTTGATTGGTGATCTCGGTGACCACGGTGGCGGGGGTGCAGTCGGAGGTGGGGGCGGCGATGCCGCTTGGGAAGAAGTTGCCGTAGGCCAGGAAGGCCGAGACCAGCAGGAACAGGGCCATCACGATGATGGGCAGAGTTCGGCGAGTGGCCTTGTAGATCCAGAAGCCGAGGCCCAAAAAGATGAGGGCCCAGACCACAAGGACGATCCAAAACAAAATTTGGTTGGACATGGGGTTACTCCTATTGAGATGGGTTCCCCGATTGGCGGGGTAGTGGAATTGAATAAGTTAGCGTGCGTAGATTGAGTTCTACTCTTTTCTCTCCTGGGCTAAAACAGAAGGGAAAAGGTAAAGTTCAATTATTTTAACTTACTTCTTCAGGGTTTTGGCCTTGACGAAGGCGGCTAGGCCAGCTAGGTAAGAAAGTCCGGCAAAGTTAAAGAAAATGGCGTCGGCAGCACCGGTGTCGACCACGATGTGTTCGGTACAAGTATTAGCTTGGCCGTAGACAGGAGTACAAACAATAGTTTTGGTTATCTTGGTGACTGTTTTGTCAGCAGTCTTTTGGCCACCTTTGGTTTCCGAGTTATCTTCGGTAACGGTGGGAAGAGTTGAGATGACACCTTCGCTCTTGGTGGGAGTTGGGGTGACTGTGGGAAGTTCTGGGTTCTTGGTTGTTGGTTGCTTGGTGGGAGACGCTGTTGGGGTAATGATCGAACTCCCAAGCTGATTGGCGGCTATTCCAAAGCGATTTTCCTCACGTTTGGGGATAATGCGCTTGGATAGGGAATAGGTGACAGCCCCGGTAAGAACCAGGATAATAAGGATTATGGGCAAAAGTGATTTCATAGGGGGGAGTATAGCACTATCCTGCCATTCTGTCAAGTATATGGGATAATATTTGATGGGGAATTATCTTTTGGTAACCAGAAAAAGATTGACTTTTTTGTTGTCTTTTGAGGTAACAGTCATGCCTGGTTTACCTGTAATATAGGCAAAACCTCTCCTGATGGTCTTGGGATGGTATTTATCGTAATCTACCAGTAGAAAGTATCGATCACTTAGTGTCTTGATACCAATGGCACAATCTGACCCTTTTTCGTCCGAGAAGCCAGCCGGTAAACACTCCCAGGTTCCAAAAATGGAGGTAGTTACGCTACTTTCCGGATTAGTGGGTTGACCGGGCCGGCTAATGGAAAAGATTTGCCTTTCGGAGATTTGTGTCTGAAGAAACAGATATCCAAAGTAGATAATCACTATACCTAAGACCGCAAATAGTAGCGGGAAAAATATGCTAGTAAATCTGTTTTTGATCATATAAATAAATATATCAGTGATACTCAATCCTTGTACTCTTTGTCGGAGCGCATGTGCTTTTCGACGAGACCCCGTAGGAATACCGAGCGGGGGAGTTTTTTTGTTTGACTAACCCAATCCAGGTATCGACCGATTTCCGGGGAGATATAAAAGTTGAAGCGGACGTCGACTTTTTCCCGGGCTTCTTCGATGGCTTCGGAAAGAGTGCCGGAGAGGTCTTGAAGACTATATTCATGGATAAAGAGAAGATCCTGGCCTTCATCCTGGAGGATGTGTGGTTTGTGACCTTTCAAATAAAGGATGATAACCTGCTTGTTGTTTTGAAGACTGTAGGCAATTTCTTGGCCGATGCCAAAGCTGGGGGTTGAAGCCTCTATGATGATCAAGTCGGCCTGATTCTTGCGCTTAGTCATTAATCGTTGGTTTTCGAGGCTCTCCTTGGGGGTTTGTCTATTGAGAAACTCTTTATTTTTGTTTAGAAGATGATCATAAAGTATGTTGTGCCCGAGATCTTTTAGAGTGCGGACTATAAGGGTATACCGATCCATAGCTGATTTTTCGACATTGCTAATGGGGGCGGAAAAATAGATTTTCATTTATTTTTTGACTATTAAACAATCACTGCATCTGGGCTCATAGGTAATAGAATCGGTGGGGCCGACGAAGTCCGGCATGTTGACGTTCGCCGGTATGCCATTTATCAGGCGCTGATCGAATCGGTCTGCCGGCTTACCGCACATACTGCAAAGAGAATATAGGTGATGAATCTTGTGGGCACGGGTCTTGAGAAGGGCCGGAAAAATGAACTCACCGCCCAAACTGTTATAGTCTAAACCGGCGCAAACAAAGAAACCCCCTCTGTCCAAGAAAAGGTGCAGTTCTTTCAGAAAGTAGCTTTGAAGATCGTGTGGTGTGAGCTGGATTTCGTCCACAATAACAACGTCGTAATCATGAAAAATTTTCTCGATTTGGGACTTGGAACTGAAGCTGATTGCGGGTATCCCTTCTTTGGTTCGAGATCTGATGTAATCTTTGACAACATCTCTACGGTCCACCATCGGCTGGCAAAAGATGACCTGTTTGTTCTCAGGTGGTTTTTTGTTCAGGGACCAATAAAGCTTGATAAGAGTAAGTGATTTTCCGGAACAACTACTTCCGACAATAATTGAAAAGTGACTGTGTTCTATGGGGCTCTTTTTAATTTTTTTGTATAAGAGACTAGAAAGAAGAGTGGCTTTGTTTTCGACAAAAGAATATAGACTTTGACCTGACAATGATGTGGAGCTCTGCATTTGGGTGATTATATCAAGTGTTCGAGAAAAACATAATTTTTGCTTGGACGGATATGTTTTGGACCTGTAGTTATTTTGCCGAGTGAGTAATGGGTGTGTATATTGGGTAATAATTGATATGTAATCATTACACATGTGGTCCTATAGGTTGACATATGAGGCTAGTTTCGATACAATACCCTAATGCCGAAAAAAGAACTTAGTAGAAGAGAATTTCTTAAATTGAGCGGTTTGGGACTTTTGGGTTTGATGATGCCTTTGGGAAGAATTGAACTTTTTGGACCGGAGATTGAGGTGCCACCTGAGGTGAAAAGATGGGGTATGGTGGGTCCGGATCAGAAAATTACACAAAAAGAGATTGATGAAGAGATAGAGCCCAACTTGATCAAACTGATTGACTATATGCCGGGAGTGGTAATCTCTGATTATGCTTTGGCACAGGAGGCAGTTTTGGACCCCTTGATGGCTCTGTCCATGGCGTCTTTGAATGCCGGTGTGAGATTTAGAATAAATTGTGGATTCCGGGATTTGGATTGGCAGGCTCAAGCATATGATAAATCGAAAACAAATGGGGTCCCTAGCGGATACGTGGCCCCACCAGGTCAGTCACAACACCATACCGGTCTCGCGGTAGACTTCCAATCATATGGTACGAGGCCATATGAGGGTAATGGATTTGAAAGCACTCCTGAGGGAAAGTGGCTAGACACGAACGCCCACCGATTCGGTTTTGTTAGAAGCTTTTTGGGAGGAGTAAACCAGAAGCTGTTTACTCCGGAGGAAAGCTGGCACTTTATGTATGTAGGAGAAGATATTGCGGCGGAACACTTTAGAAGAAGGTCGATGGAACCTCATTTGGAGTATTACGAATTTATGAGAGAGATGCAATACATGAAGAAGCGGCAGGAAGATTTGTGGGATAAAAAATATTATAGATACACTTAAGGTTTTCGTGTATGCAGAGATGGTTTTTGTATTATGATTAGTTGTGATGATCTCATTTGTATTTCTGTTATGGATGGCTTTTTTGGGAATTTGGGCCGGAAATCCTGTGTTGGCAGCCAGTGTTTGCGGTACTGGAAGTGTATGTGAGGGGGTATCGACAATTTCTCTTATTAATGGCTGCGTCTATGACGGTGGAGCCGGAGGATGTGTAGTGCCGGGTAGGTATAATATGGAATACACTTGTGATGGAGATTGCAAGTACCCCTTTACCCAGTGGGAGTGCCCATTTAATGCGAGTCCGTGTGAAATTAAAACTAGTAATGTATATCTGGACTGTTGCACTGGTGGCGGCGGCGGAAGTACGTACGTGGCTCCAAAGTGCTCTGATGTAGGATATCCGAATGGCGTACTCACCTGCGAATCGCCCGCCACGAATGTCTGTGTCACCTATCCGACAGAGTGCGATAGATATTTTCCTTCTAAAAAGACTGTCAGCTGTGGAGGAGATTTTACAAAGCTTTCTTGCCAAAAGAACTGTGGTTGCTGTGCTGACGGTGATAATTTTTCGTGTAGTAACACAACTTATCAGCATACTTACTGGATTGCGGGGTGGGTTCTGAATAATAGAGGAGAGATGGTGCCGGCTCCGAATACGTTTTCTTGTAGGACGATTAATGACGTCCATGTTTCTAGCTTGCCATTTAATAGAACTACTGACTGTGTGGTAGACAGATGGGAAGAAATAGTTCAGTGCAAACATACAAGCGTATGTAAAACATGCGGCTGTAAAACTCCCTGCTTTAGCTCTGCGCCTTCGAAACCGGTACTAACCTCACCCGTTAATGGTACTGAGGTAACAGTAGGAAGTGCTATTAGATTGGAGTGGAACGCGATTACGAACTGGGGGACGTCGTGTGCGGTGCAAAATAATCAATATGAAGTCTGTGTGAGTGGAAATCAGGCGGGATGTAACTTGGTAAACTATTTGGACAGAAATCAAAATATCTTTTATAACTGGACACCAACGGTGGCTGATAATTATGTGACTTGGTCTGTGAGGGCGAATAATGGAGCGTTGACGAATGAATCCAACATTAGAAGTCTGTGTGTAGAAGGAGGAGCAAATATTTCGGCATGGAGTGCTTGTAGCAATGTAACCCATCAGCGTACCAGAACATGCACCGAGACCTGTGGAACAGATGATTGCGCTGGGGTCGCGAAGGTTGAGACCTGCCAGGGTTTGGTGCGAGGGACATTGTTTGACGCTTCAAGTATTGATATTTGTCCATCATTTGATCCCAATACAGGATATTTGATTGGTCTTCCGGCCGGGACCAAAATAGCCTCTAGGGATTTTGGAATGACGGATGCTAGCAATACCGCGCCACATCCTTGGAGTCCGTTGTCGGTAGTAAGGACAAACGCGAATGGCAACTTCTCAATTAATGTCTATCCGAACGCGACATATAATTTAAATTTTGATCTTTTGAGCGACATTTATGTGACAACTCCTAAGCTGACCTGCTCTGGTTCCGGAACGCAGGCGGTGGTACCAAATAATCCGAGTAGCTGTCTAACTCAGCCGTGTTCGGTGGTGAACAATATGAGCTTTGGCTTTACCAGAGTATTTGGTGGCTGGTGGCAGTTGGTGGGTGGTAACGCTCATGGAGAAAAAGGAATAAGAAGCAACATTCCTTCGAGTCTTCCGACAGAACAGTCTCTGATATTACCTGACACTGCTGCCGGGAATAGGGTGGGTTTTCTCAGCTATGGAGTCACCAAGACAGCAGACATGCTTGGTTCGAATCCTGGAGCTCAAGTGAGTGGTAAGCGGTGGGAAAAACAGAGTTCGTATGATGGATTGATCTATGACTGGGGATTCTATAACACCAGGTTTAATCTATTTCCGGTGACCAGCTGGAACGGAACTGATCCTATCTCATATGTTGATGGAGGGAGGGGTTATCAAATATTTAAGGCTGATTCTTCTGTGAGTGCATTTAACTATAATCCCTCTGGGTCTCAGAAAATAATTATCCATGTAAATGGGGATTTCCGGGTGACTGGTAACATAGTAGTTCCTGATGGGGCATTTTTGATGATAATTGCCAAAGGGGCTATCACCTTTGGTCAAGGGGTTACTCGAGCGGATGGGTGGTATGTGGCGGATACAATAAGGGTGCCGTGTAAAGATGTCGATGGTGTTGCCGGGTGTGATGGGACAGATGTGCAGTTTCTCGGGAACGGGTCGTTTGTCGGGTGGGGAGGCCTGAATTTTTCTAGAAATTTGGGGGCGGCAAATAACGATACCCCTGCTGAGAAATTTTCTTACAGACAGGATTTATTTACCAATGCTCCTGATCCGGTAAGAGTGTACACGAAATTGTATAAGCCATTTATCCCTTAGTCTAAAAAACCCGCCTGGTGGCGGGAATAGATTTAGGGAATAATTGTGATGGGAGTATCTATAGGTGCCCACTTGAAAAGCCACTCTGCGTCTGGGGTGTACATGTTTATACAGCCATGGCTCATGGGGTGGCCGAAGTTGCTGTGCCAATAGGTACCGTGAAAGCCATAGCCTTTGTGAAAATACATCGTCCAGGGAACGTCGGCCAGGTAGTAATAGTCAATGCCTTTGACGCCACCGCTCATGTCGTCGAACTCGTGTTTTTCGTAAATTTCGTATTCACCTGTGACCGTAGGGTGGTTCGATGTACCGGTAGAGACGATGAATTCTTTGAGAAGAATACCGTCTTCAAAGGTATAAACACGTTGAGTGGACAGGATGACGATAATTTGTTTGCCTTCTAAGATAGTTGGTTCGGGTACAATTATCGGTACGGTGCCAATATATAGCTCTTGTCCAGCGTAAATTAGATTTGCATCTGTGAGGTGATTGGCTACCACAAGATCTTCCATATTAATTCCCAATTTTCCAGCTATTTCCCACAAAGTTTCTCCGGGAAGAACGGTGTAGAACTGAGGAACGGAGGGGGCTGGGGGAGTTATTGGTTCTGGGGTATTAGTTGTTGGTTCGGGAAGAGTTGGGGTGATGGTTGTCGGCGATGGTGTGGTGGTAACCGTGGGTACGGGGGTGGAGGGGAGTGGAGTGGTGGGGGTCGGGGAAATCCCCCCATTCCCCTTTGACAAGGGGGTGAGCAGGAGTAAGACCAACAATAAGATAATAGACAGGACAATTATCAGACGGTGGGACATAAGTACCTCCTGGAGATAAATTCAAAGAACGTAGGTGTCTCATATGATACAGCAAGGGCGAAAATCTACAGTACGTTCACTTGACTATTTTGCCTTGGTGTGATATGCTATGGGTTATCGTGAGTCTAACAGCTCACACATCCTTTTCAAATTTGGAGGCATAATGCTGATTTTCTTCGCAAAGTTGGTGTTGGCGCTTGGTCTGGCGGCGCTTTTTATCGGGATCGCGGTCTATTTCATTGGACCAATCCTGGCAGAATTAGTTTCACCCGAGGGGATTCAGGGGGCATGCAAGCTCATCGAATCCTGCTCCCCGTAGTTTTTTTGCTCCTCAACCAATTAGGTTGGGGAGCGTTTTTTATGGCTTAGCCGAAAGTTAGAGAATCGTGGAGTGTATCGCGTGGCTGTCTGGTATTAATTGATCCGGTCGGCATAAACGAAGAAGCGCATTGGGGAGTTCCATAACTGACAGGTATACAGGATCAGTTTCGCATTATAGTCGGTAATTTGGGTGCCTGTTTCGGTGGAGTACACTTTGTACTCATATTGCCGCTGTTCCCAAACCACCTTGATGGTATCGCCGACTTTAAGCTGGGGGAGATTGTAGAAAGAGTTTAGTTTGCGGAAAGAGGCGGACCACTCGAGATAGCCCCAGCGATGGGCGGCGAGGATGACGGGCTTACAGTTCTCGAATTTTAGATCGCAGGTGTCAGATGGGGAGCTGAAGTCCGGAACGCGCCAAATACCGGTTTTGAGGATATTTTCGACATCTTCGCCTTCGTGGATTTCACCGCGGACGCCAATCTTGTCGATAATTAAGCCGTTTTCTGTAGGTAGAGAAGGGTAGACAGGGGGGAGTTCGGGACGAACAGTTGGCGGTGGAGGTGGGGGAAGGGTAATTTTTGGAGGGACTACCGGTTCTATTATCGTTTCTTGAGCTTGAATGGCGGTATCGGCTATTGTAGAGGCTAGTAGGTTCGAAGCTTGGGGTGAAAGGCGGTAATAGAGGTGGGGCCAGGAGGGTAGCAGGGCGAAAACGAGGGTTAGTGTCCAAAAAATGACGCCGATGGTGATAAAGAGTCTTTTTTGGGGGGACATAGGATTATTTTACCTCACACAGCTCGTTTAATTTGATTTGTGGATGAACATGTGGTATATTATGGGTCAGGCACGCCAAATCCGAACGTTGAAAGGAAGCTGAAATGAACATTGTTATCGCGATTTTGATGTACTTGATCATGATGGGGGCGTCCGTCTTTTTGGACGTGAGAGCTCTCGGTATGTTCAACCGAAGCATCTGGTTTAAGATCGTCTTCGGTCCGATTATTATGATCGTCCTCGGGTTTGTACTTTACGAGGTTGGGATGGGAATCACATATCCGGTTCGCTTGGTCCAAGTACATCTGTTTTGGGGAATATTGGCGCTGGCCATTGAAGGATATCTTTCTTCCCACTCCAGGCTTGACTACAACGGATGGAGTCTGCGTGACCAGGTGTTGCCGGTGAGAATGGTATTAGGTTTGGGAGTGGTGCTGACCGCTGGCTATCTGATGATACTTTTCGGAAAGCTAATCATGTTACCGGTGTTGCTGGTCTTCTAAGGTTGAGTTTTGTTCCCCTGCCATTCGGTGGGGGATTTTTGTGGTTTTGAGGAAGATGCACTAATTGGTAGTTTGATGTAGTGTGGAACTCCTATAACATGTACTTGACAAAATATAGCCACAAGTGTTACAATACCCACTAGTTTGATATATTGTTGAGTCAGTTAAAGGTGAAATGGGTTTGGTTTGCAGTGCCACTTTAAAACCGGCGCTGCGGCTAAAGCCTTACGCGTTTCACCCTTTGCTGACTTATCAGTCAAACTAAACCTGCCGGCAGGCAGGCCCCCTTTCCGTCGATTCTAAAAGATCCTCGAAATACTGAGGACATACGTTACGTATTTATCCGAGACAGGAGGCTTGACTAAGCATTTTGCCAATGAGGTAAGACAGCCTAGTCACAATACATATCCTTCGGTTCGAAGTGCGCAAAATATCGTACTCGACCTCCGTCCCTCGAATACGAGTGCGGATCCGCTCCGTGCGACATTTTGCTTGCCCTTCTGCACCGCCAATATTATTAGGGAGTTGACAGAGGATGGATGAGATGTAGAATTAGTTTGTTGGTTGACCGATTCCCCAAATACACAGGATGAATTTTCACTTCTTAAGTCTCATTTAATTTAATCAATTACTCCCTATATTCTTTTATGGCCACAAAAGCCAAAACATCTGTTAGTAAGCCTAAAGAAGAGGCTAAGAAGGTTATTCCCAAACTTGAAGAGGTGGATACCGCTCCTAAAACGAAGGAGGAAGTTTCTGCCCCTGAAGAGGTGGAAGAGAACGGTGTAACACAGAGTCAAGGTGACACGGTAACACAAGGAGAGATCAAGGGTATTGGAAGCACGGAAATCCAGGAGGGAAAAGAGGAAGGTGTGGGTGAGAGAAAGCCCTATGTGGTGCCTCCCTCCCCAAACGCCTCCGCTCAGCCTATAAGATCGTTTGTACGGGCTCCCTTACCTCCGCGCGTGCCATTTCAGCCAAGATTCGCTCCGGTACGGCCTGTGTATCAAAGAACTGCCCCAGAACCGGTAATCACCGAAGAAGTGTCCGGAATTTTGGAAATGACGGGAACCGATGGCCGGGGAATACTTCGACATGGCTTTCGTGCGGGTGAAGATGACATCTTGATCCCTTCAATGGTCAGCCGGTTGTCCAAACTTCGTGCCGGAGATGTGATTACAGGATTGGCACGCCGACCCAAGGAGACCGAACCTTACTGGACCATGATCCAGATAACAAAAGTTAACGGCGAAGAACCGGCCAAGATGTTTGACCGTTTCAGGTTTGAAAAAGGCACCCCAATTTACCCATTTGAGAAGCTAAAGTTGGAAACCGGAAAAGAAATTCTTTCAACACGGCTGATTGATTTGTGTGCGCCGATTGGCAGAGGACAGAGAGGCTTGATCGTGTCACCCCCAAAAGCGGGAAAAACTACCGTAATTAAAGAAATTGCCAGTGGCATAGCTTCTAATTATCCCGAGATTCATCTGATGGCGGTTCTTGTCGGAGAGCGCCCCGAAGAAGTAACGGATATTTCCAGACATATTTTGGCGGTAACTAAGGATAGCACCATGCCTGGTGAAACGGCGGCCAGTAACTTTGATGAGAAGGCTGAAGAGCAAACTCGAGTGGCTGAGATGGCGCTGGAAAGAGCTAAGCGTCTCGTTGAAATGGGGAAGGATGTGGTGATCCTGCTAGACTCGGTCACCCGTTTGGCCCGTGCCTATAACTTGGCTATTCCTACATCAGGAAGAACTTTATCTGGTGGATTTGACCCGGCCGCTTTGTACCCACCGAAGAAGTTCTTTGGAGCCGCTCGGAAGATCGAAGGTGGCGGAAGTCTGACCATAATTGGTACGGCTTTGACCGATACCGGAAGCAGAATGGACGACCTGGTTTATGAAGAATTTAAGGGAACCGGAAACATGGAGCTACATCTGGATCGACGGCTGGCTGAGCGCAGAATCTACCCGGCCATTGATGTGATGAGATCAGGAACAAGACGGGATGACCTGTTGTTTGACTCAATGGAATACCAGAGTATCATACTCATGCGCCGAATGCTCGACATGCTGGGGGATAACGAGAGAACCGAGGTGCTGATCGGGAGACTAGCCAGAACTAAAAGCAATAAGGAATTTTTGGCGAGCTTGAAGGACGGGGGGTAACTAAAGAACTCAAGAACGCAAGAACTCTAGAACTCAAGACAGAAAAAGGGAAAAGGACAAGGAAAACTCCGCCAGAGGCGGATCAGCCTGTGGCTGAAGGTAGGAAGGTGGAGTAAACCCCTCTCGGCTACACCGTCTCTCCCCTTGACAGGGGAGAAGGTGCCTGGCCTTGACACAACAGGCTTGGTGTGATACTATAAGATACGTTTCGTATCGCAAAATTTCTCATGGACATTATCGAGGCTTTCTTCAAAAGTACTCAGTGGGAAAAAATTTTAACCGATCTTTGTGTTCTCGAACGACTCAAAAATAGTATTGGTATGGCAAATGCGGTCAAAGTTTGCCGGTATTGGATCAAACAATCAGGTGAACCAGACTTGTCCCGCTTAAAAGAGCAAGCTGGTCGCTATACTCTTGAATCTCCGCCAACACGTCTGCTTGAACAGCTCTGCAATCAGGAGCAGACAATGGAATACGTGAAGCGGTTTGTAACGGAGAACGGTGGAGAAGAATAATTCCGTTCGCAAAATTAACATTCATAGAGGAGAATCATCGTGGAAACAAACTTATATAAACAGCTTCGTTTGCACATCGAACGCGGTAAGAACGTGGTCACTTGGCCAGGAGGTCATCAAAGTATACACAGATTCACCAATCACTCCAGACGCCAGCTCTTTGCTAAAGTTTGTTCAAACACACAAAGAACAAGGAGTGGCTCTCGCTCAGGTGATTCTCACCCTCAAGGGTTGGCTTATCACTCATACAGGTGAAGCGACCATTCGACCAATGATTCAAAAACGGGTTTACGATCTGTCGCAGTTTTATATCCGAATCCTGTTGAATTTGCGCCTGATCGCGAACTTGGCTACTGTCGGTCTGATCGAAGATAATGCTATGACGGTAAATAATGCAAAATCCACTGCAAGCCAAATGATGAAAGACGTAGAAGAGATGACGGCTTTCGTTTGTTCAGACTTTGTTGCTTAATTCGGTAAATCGGGGATGGGCTATAAGCCTGTCCCTTTTTTGTGGCAAAAAAACCGCCCCGGAGGGCGGTATGGCGAACTGAAAAGTTATTAGGGGCAGGAGAGGCTAGTGCCAGTGGATAGCATCGCTCTGTAACTGTCGACGCTGACCACCGAGTAACAGGTACTTAGACCTGTTTTGATGACGAAGAAGAAGGCAATGACGTCGCCTTCTGCATCCACCATCGGCGTGCCGCGAAGCACATCGTCGGCTTGAACGTTTTCGGACGCCTGTACGGTGTCCGTGTTGTTCGTGCCTGAGATGTTGTTGCAGGCGGCGAAGGCCACAAAGACGAGTATCAGGCCAAGTAGGCAGGCGACCACGCGTTGAAAACGAGTGAATTTCATATTGACCTCTTTCTTGGATTGGTTGGAATGTTCTTTCTTACTGTCCCATAATACCATATGGGCGTGGAATTGTCAAGTTCGAAAGTCAAGTGTTCGTAACTATAGGTTGATGGAAATGAGTCAAGATGGTAAAATAGTCGGGTACGTTCGTTGAAAATCCAAGAGTAAGACATAAGGAGAACCCATGGGTAAAATAGGCTGTATTACGTTAAATGGCAGAAAGGTTTTTTCGGTTGGCCGAGGAATTGTGTCGGCACGAGGGGACTTGGTTATCTTTTCGGATGGATCTTCCATCAATCTCAAGACCGGGGTGGTGACCAATCTGTCACCGGAACTACTCTTGTCTCTGGATGAAATTCCGGCCGGGTATCAGGTGCCTGAAGTGCCGAAGCCTGCAGAGAAAAGATTTCAAGGCCGCATTCTCAGTCTGGTGGATATTGAGCGCACGGTAATAATCGAGCCCCATGATAGCGGGGAAATTGTGATTCCGGCCACTTTGGGAATCAAGTCCGATCTCAAACAAGGCGTCGTGACCATCACCCCGACCGAGAACAATCCGTGGGCAAACATCTCGATTTCAAATGTCCAAGGTATGCGAATTGGCTTCAACATCCTTTCCATCGTCGGAAGTTTGTTGGGCGGGTTCAATGTGCTTGCATCCGGTGAGGACACGTCCGACTTGAAGATACAGGTACCTTATGGAACCCAGATTAATTTGAAAAACTGCGAAGACGCGGTGGTGGGTGACACGGGTGGAAATGTAATGGTCGTCAGCGACGATGAGGTGGACCTGAAGGTAGGGGCCGTTGAAGGAGTTGACGTCAAAGCGTCCGGAGATGTTTCTCTCGTGGCCTCAAAGGTAACCGGGGTGGTAAGGGTGGCTTCGGACGGAGACGTGGATGTTTCCAATCTGCACGGATGTGCCGGATTGACGATTACTGCCTCCGGAGACGTGGATGTGGTGTGCGGTGAGATTGTCGGAAATGTGGTGGTAGCCTCCGATGGGGATGCGGACGTCAACCTTCACCATTGCTCCGGAAATGTAAAAATCACCAGTTCGGGGGATACCGTTCTAAAGGCGGTAGAGGTGATCGGTAACGTTACCTCAGTTTGTGAAGGTGATGCACAACTCAGCGTCGATAACTGCAGGGGAACGATGGACGTTAAAGCCGATGGTGAAGCAAGCGTTGTCTCTCGCACAGCCATGAAGAATCTAAAATTGACTTCCGGAGATGATGTCAGCGTATCCGTTAGGAGCCTGGTAGGTGCCATAACGATTGCCGCCGATGGTGATCTGGATCTGATAGTGGCCGGCGGGGATATAGGCGCGGGAGGGGGATGCCAGCGTATCAATCAAGACGATCATCGACAGTATCAAAGCTATCGTTGAGGGCGACGGAACCTTTAGGGTTCAGGGTTGTTCGGGATTTCAAAGAATTAAAGTCGAAGGCGACGACGATATTGAAATTGGATAGATTTACAAACCACTCGAAAGGGTGGTTTTTTGTATTAAAAAAAGACCCCGCGGGGGCGGGATCTTTGGTTGAAGTTTATTCATCCTGAGTGGCTGAGAACAAGAACTTTACATAAAGGTATTCTTGAATAGCTGTGTATTGCACGATGCCGAGGATCAGGAAAATTAAACCTAGGCCTATCGAACAAATCGAAAAGCTCCATTGCCAGCCCAGAAGAAAGACGCCTACAAACCCAGGGGCCATGAAGAACGAGGACCCTGCGTGTAGGACCTTCGGTGGTTTGGTCGTCCACCTTGAGGTTCGGGGAGATCTTGGTTACCATCTCCGGCCAGTACTTCTTGAATACCCAGATCGAATAGATCCAGGTAAATACTGAGACCAGGAAACTGGACCAGATCAACAGAATGGTTACTAATACAAAACCCTCGGACCTTCTGAGTATAAGGCCGAGAATCAGTGGGATGAAGTACACCCACCATAATTGCCGAATCTTCTCTTGACTGTGCTTCATTTCATCCATGGAATCTCCTGTGGAGAGGGCATCTCCGTTTGTTGAGAATGAGTGATTTGGTTAGAAAGGGGCGACCTCTTAGAACGTGTCTTATAGTATCACGAACCGAAAGATATGTCAATAAAAAGCCCCGCACGGTGCGAGGCTGAGTGGTTATTTGAGTTCGAACTTGTTCATGGCTGTTACGAGATGCTCGATATCTTTTGGTTCGATACCTATGAGGTACTCGGTGATCGGAGTGTTGTCAATCATGATGATTTTGGCAATAGCCACGTAAGTGGGAATTTTTGAGCCGTAACTCATGACTCTTGAGATGAGGATGTGGCAAGAACTGCCGTGGTGGATCATGTCCACACGCATGAGCTTCAACTCACCTCTGAGGAAGTTGGCCAAAGCGGACATGGATGGGTTCATCGGCTATTTTTCCTTTTTGATTTCCTCGACGGGGAGTGGGGTGCTGGCTTTGACGGCCGCGATGATTTGGTCAAATTCAGCATCGGTGCAGATAAACCCCTTGGCGGGTGGAAATGGCACTCGGAAGATTTCGACCTTGTCCGAGTACACATAGACCTTGGCATAATTCGGAGGTCCGAAGAGATTGCGCTTGCGTGCAGGTCCGAAGATCCTGATGACGCGGCGTTCTAGACTGACCTCACTATGAGCGTGGGTGGTCCAGCTATTCGGTAAATTGGCCTCAATTTTACGTCCTAAAATAGGGATGAGTCGGAAATCCAACATGAGTTCTCCTTTTTGAATTGAAAAGACCTGCAAAATTACTGCCCTATAATAACATGGGGCTTGTTAATATGCAAGATTGATCGTTGACAATGAACCCATAATGTGATATGCTAACAGCTGTATTTCTATCCACCGCACCCTCGTGCGGATCCTTGACAATCTATTTGAAATAAGGAGAAATTCGAATGAAGATTAACCGTTTGTACGTGCTTGTTCTGGTTCTGGCCTTGGCCATTGCCGCCTGTGTAGGTCCCTCGTCGGAAACGTCACAAACCTCGTCCGACCTTTCTGTTGTGGCTGGTCCAAACGCCAAGCAATTCCTCGGAGACAACTACGAGTCTGAGGGTTTGCTCCAACAGTTCTACAAGGAAACCGGTAACAAGGTTTACGTTGAATACCTCGACGGTACTGATGCTGAGGCGATCAAAAGTGCCTCACTCGGCGTAACTCTCGACAAAAAGACGGCGGAAACTTTCGATGCCTTCATCTTTGACGATCAGCTCTTCGGAGCAGGACTCAAAGACATCAGCTTCCCTGCACGCGCGTTCGTGGGTGTTTGGATAAGACAGGATAAGGCAAACGATCTTGGCCTAACCGTCGTAGACCCATACCTCACACACGAACAGTTTGCCCGAATGCTTGAAAGCGGTGGTCTCAAAATTGTGACTGCCCCTGCCAACAAAGGAACCGCAGCCGCTCTGGAGTTTTTTGCTACCATGGCATACTGCTCCGGCAATCCAAGTTCCCAGCTAACCACTCAAACCGTTCAGGATTCCAAGGACTGCGGGAAGCGGATTTATGACTACTTCGCTCGTTCGGCCGGTTCTACCGACGATGCTGTCAAGATGGTTTTTGACGATAGCATCAACGGTTCGAATCTGTTCGATGGCGTTATAGCCTACCAATCCAGCTTCGCCGGTGAACAAGGTCTCAACCAACAGCTCGTCAACAAAGGCAAAGTGCCTTTCCTCTTTTTCTACTTCAAAGATGCCTCTCCCATGGCCACTATGATCATGGGGAATACGGGCAACTTATCTGAAGCGGAGAAAAAGGTCTACGATGAGTTTGCGGCTTATCTCCTCACCGACACCTCTCAGCAAGCTGTGGCTTCACACGCCCTTCTGCCTGGATCGTCTGCTTTTGGGGTTTCTCCCGATTACAGCGCTTTCAGGGCTGATTGGGGACTGACCGTGAATCCTCAAAGCACACCCATCAACCCCCCCGTTTATTCGGTGGCAAAGCAGGCATTGGACATCTACCGCGACTACTACAAACGCGTGAAGGTGGTCAAGGCTTGCGTCGACGTTTCGCCTTCTATGTTCCAAGAATCCATGAAGATTAACGTCAATGGGAAAAGCTGGGATGTACTTCGAATTCAAGCCCTGAACCGTGCATTACTGAAGATCACCGATTCACAATGGCTGGTCGACAACAATATCGTCCCCGGCCAGAACGATGTCTTTGACTATTACTTCTTCAGTAGTGGTACAACCGGCTTGGTGACCGAGACGATCGGTGTGAACACCAACGTCGCCGGGGACCGGATCAACTCGATCTTGGGGCCTTGGAACGACGCCGACCCTCGAATTTGGAATTCCGATCAGGTTTGGAAAAATCTGGCCCGTGAATTTAACGGTTTCCAGCCGAATGGCACGGAAATGTTTGAATGTGCCAACCTCATGCTTCAGTTGATCGAACAGGGTTTCAACCCCGAAATCGATTACTATATCGTGATCCTCACCGATGGCGAAAACATGAGTGGGATGAATGCCGATCAGTTTTTCGCGGCTTGGAATTCCTTCTCGGGAAAGACAAGCGTGACCGTGATCGGCATTGCGTTTGGAACTAAAGGCAAATCGATCAACGCCGTATACACTCAACAGTTTGGTGGCAACACCTACATGGGTGATAATGACGAAGGTTTGCTCAATGCCTTCAAGGCGATCTACGGTCGCTAGTTGTCCCAAGGGGGGAGGTTTGTAACCTCCTCCCATCTTCTTCGAAAGGAGGAAAAGATGAATAGAGTTCCCGAAAATGAGTTTGGACTGCGGGACGTCGTGGCCATTATCGTCTTTGTAATCGCCTTTATTCTGTTCGCGTGGCTATTACCGGACCAAAAGTGGCTCACTGAGTCTGTGGCGGGCTTGCTCATGATCCGTATCGGGCTGTCCGCTTTTATCTCCGCTCTCTGCTGGTTCGCTACGTTGAAATTTCTCGTTCCCAGTGACCAAGAGATCATCGATCTCGACGTCAAACGAGAAGTCGAGGAAGACGCCGCTGAAATAAAAAGCACCGGTTTTAAACTCGGTCCCGAGTATTCTGACCGAGTGGTGAGCCTGGGCGAAACTATTGGGCGTATCCATAAAAGTCTCAAAGATGAGGATCTCGGCTCGATCACCAAAGTTGAGGGCAAATTGTTCCGCTTTGTAAACCTACTCGTGGTCTATTTGGCCTATGAGCAGGGAGCGAAGCGAACGACCCCAACCAGATTCGCCGAACTGAAGGCGACTTTCGAGTCCGCCCTAACCCTCACCATCACGGCCATGGATAATCTGGAGTTCAACATGACCGATCCCGACTTGTCCAAAGCGAAAGTTTGGGAAAAAACTCTGGAAGACCTCTACGAAATAGATGGTCTTCTTCTATCCAAGAGTTCCAGAAATGCAACTGATGCAATCAAAAGGAGATCGGAATGAAGAAACGTTATTTGATTGGCCTGGGTGCGCTCGCGGCCGTCATCCTGCTCGTTTTCCTCGTTTTTGTCTTGCCAGTTTTGAACCCGGATTGTACCAACAGTGTGGGTTTGGGTGGCAAGCAATTCTTCGAGAATACCCGGATGGTCGAGCTGTTGAAGGGCGCAGGATACTGCACGGAAGTGAAGACCAACTCCGGCTATGACAGCTACCCCCAAAAGGGGAAAGAAGACTACAGCGGTATTGGCTTTATCCAGGCAGGAAGTATCACCTTCAAGTCTGAGATGAACGCCAAGTACACCGGTGCTCCCTACAATCTTGGCTCGGGTGAATTTCCGAGTTCAGGTGCGCCAGTAAAGATTATGGCGGAATATATCATTGGGCAATCCCCGATGATGATGTGGCTCAAAGACGATGCGGGTTATTTTTCCGAATTCGTCAAAGCCGGCTTTGTGGTCTGCCAGGGACAAGTTTGCTACATTGATCCGCAGCACGTTTCCATCTTGGTTGACGCGGCGATCAATCGCCAGACCTGGACGGAAATCGGGATCAACATTCCCGGAACTGTCAACCTGGGTGTGCCTACCGGCTCCGGTGGACGTGCCACGACAGCCATGCTCCTCTCTTGTTGGCAGAAGTCAGCCAATGGAGAGTTCTGTGGGGATATGCTCACCCCAGAACAGATTGGGACCGACTTCTATCACAACGCATACGATGCGCTGTTCTCCGGTGGCGGTCAAATCCCGGCCGGAGACGATTCGCTCGGCATTGCGAAAGCATGGTTCCCCCTACCCTCAAACCAGACCCCGACCGTGGCTTTGTTCGCTACGGAATCGGCCTATGCAAGCTGGTTCAAGGAGCTGAAGACCAGTTCTCAGGCGGTGGTCCATGATCAGCTGAAAGTCCGTGGTGTGTATCTTATGCGTCCGATCATGACCACCTTCACTATGATCTGCTTCACTGAAGAGTGTAAGCGGA
>Ga0075831_124_pt1 | contig 11063 bp, 10 predicted proteins | sample RifGroD2_FD_67898 | JGI IMG/M metagenome (GOLD analysis project Ga0075831, IMG submission 67898) | Microgenomates (Collierbacteria) bacterium GW2011_GWD2_45_10
AACGCCGACGCTCTCGAAAGTGGCGGTCAAGACTTATCCGGCAAGACTTTCTACGACATCAACCAAGATTCAATCCGAATCATGGTCACTCCGAAGAAAGCCATGATGGATACCTCAGATGGTAAAAAGGCCCCCACCACCATCCAACACGTCTTCAATTTTGCGGGTAGCAACTTCGGCAACAGTGTCTACAGCGTGGACGATCATCTCTTCCCCACCATGTCACGTTTGATGGGATACAAAGTTGCTCAGTCCATGAACATCGCCGTAATCGGAATCAGACCGAACTCGGCATGGGAAAAAGCCAAAGTCGCCCTCGGATTCGAAAATCCGATTGAAAATCTGCGCCGACTTCTTTTCCGCGCCTCCCGCTCGCCTCGTTTTTCCGATGCTTGGGCAGTTCTGAACAAGGCCTTCTCGGCCTTAACTGCGGACGAACTGTCTACTTGGTCACGTATCACCGACTATTTGAACAGTTCGTACGACATGTTACTTGAGGCTTTCAAGCTGACCATTCTCGAAAACAAATCGGTGTACACCGACCCCATCCTGCCTCTGATTGATGGCATTATCGCCGAAATCAGCTAATCATCTCACCGCCCCCTCTCATGGGGGGGGCGGTGATCTTTCTTGTTATAATAACGAGAATCAAATCGCATTTTTAAAAAGGAGAAAGTAATGGCTCAATTACTTCATTCATTTGTTTCTGGGGGAAGTAATAATATGTGGGACGCGATTTTGCCCACTTCTTTCTGGGACGCTCGCGATCTCATTGTTGGCAATATGTGCCTTCATGGACATGTGGAAGCCAAACCATTTTCTGATACAGACGAAAAGATGCTACGCAAGCTTCTCGAGATCAAACAAGTCACCCTGTCGACTCCGAACTTGGTAATCAAGAACCCTCGTCGCATTTCTGAGATTCCTGAAACTGATGTTGTCGAAGGTGGTGTGTATCACTTAACCACCAGGATTTGTGTCTATGGCTATAGTACAAACGAAAAGCCCAGCCTCGGTATTTACGAAGCCGTTCTGTATTACATTCCGGCCACAACAAATACCTCTAAGCACATGCTGGAGCTACGCGATCAGTCAGGTCATTATATTCACTCAACCGGTTACAGCAGTGACAGCGGTCAGTTCTTCTACTTCGAAGCTGCGAAAATTGGAAGGACCGAGTTGTTTGCAGAGGGCGGCATTGAGAAGCTCCTCTCCGGCAATCCGGACTTTAGCCAACTGACGAAGATCATCGCCACCGCAAGTCTCGCTTAGTCATCAAACTCACCCCACCGCCCCCACCCGGGGCGGTTTTTTTCTTTTCAAAAGAAACAATGTCTAAATCACCCATCCCCGCCAAACGGCGGGGGTTTATTTTATTATTTTTCCTCTGAGGATTTTGATATTCGATTATGTCTGATAGCCCTAATCGGCAAAGAAAATTTAAACGTGGTCCCCTTCCCCTCAATGCTCTCAAACCAGATTCTACCTCCGGAAGACTCAACTATAGTTTTTGCAAGATACAACCCCAAACCACTTCCCTCAGTCTCTTTCTTAAGAGCATTACTCCCCCTAAAGAACTTGTCTGCTATTCTCTTTTGTTCTTCCTTGGGAATCCCTATCCCGTTATCTTTCACTTCGGTAATTACATTATTACCCTTAACATAAACCTTAACCACAATTTTTCCTCCTTCATTTGTATATTTCAATGCATTAGTTATCAGGTTCAAGTAAACGTGTTTTATGAGGCTCGCATCTACGACTACTTCCGGCACATTTTTGTCAATCGTATATTGTAATATTTTGTTTTCACCTGTAATATTGACTTTCATATCACCCATAATCACTTCCACCAACTTTCTCAAATTCGTCGGTTTCGCCGATACAATTATTTTTCCGGATTCAATCCTACTTACGTTTAATAGTGCGTTTACAAGCTGGATTTCCCTCTCATTCGATTCATTAATTTTCAAAACATATTTTTCTTGCATTTTGGTAAGTTTGCCGGCATCCCCATCAATAAGCATTTCTCCAAACCATTTTGCGGCAGATAAAGGTGTTCGCAGTTGATGGCTGGCCAACGAGATAAACTCTGTCTTCATTCTTTCAACTGCCTTCATTCTACTTATATCCCTCTCGATCCCCACAAAAAATAACAATTCTCCCTTTTCATCCAATATCGGCGAAACATGCAGCTCTGCTTCGTAAAGTTCTCCGCTTTTCCGCCGATTGGTCAGTTCTCCCCAAAAAGGCTTCTTGTCATACTTTATCGTTTTCCAAAATTTGTCGTAGAAATCCTTCGGCATTTGGGAGCCCCACAACGACGGTCGTTTGCCAATCATCTCTTCTAACGAATACCCCGTGATCATAGAAGCCGCCCTGTTGGCGTAGGTAATCACCCCCTCCGGATCTGTAATCACTACATGATCAGAAACACCGTCTACCACCTGCTTAAATTTCCTCAAATCTTTAGTTACCAAGCTAGCTATTTCTAGAGCACGTTTTCTAGAAGAGAGTATCGCAAACACACTCGCTATCCAAAGCAAATTTATTAGAACGATGATTATCAGGCATATCCAAAAAATGTTCTCATCAAAAGGGGTCAAGTGAAATATTTTATCTGACTCCAATACAATCTTAAACTTACGGTTCAGTATTCCGAAATCTCTTGATATAGCTGTGATTGGATCCACCATTAATGATCCAGACTCAAGCACCTTCTCACCGCTATCATAAATAGAATACCTTATACCGGGTAATCTAATGCCATTCCCGACCAATGATTTTGATTCTATCCAGACACCCATAAAACCCAGCAAATAGTTTTCCCGTAGCTCAGGGGAAATATTCTCAATTTCGGCGACACTATAAACTGGAAGCATCAATTCGTATCCCATCTTCTTACTGCTAGGTATGACCAAGTTTAAGTGAGTCAGTTCAGAGATGGTTGGTTCATTGGTTAGAGTCGCCGACTTAAAGGCCGTCATCGTTCTCTCCGAATATTGAAAATCAAATCCCAAAAATAAACTCACATCCGCATCATTGGTACGAAGATGTCTGACAGGGAAAGCTGTCTCACTTTCTGTTTTTGGGAACACTGAATAGTTTTTATATCTATAATCCCCGGTATCTCTCATCGTTTTTTCAAACTTCGGCAAGTCATCACGCCTAACTTTTTCTATGTAGGCAGCCGAAAATATATTCAGACGTGCCTGTTCCGAGCTGAAAGCGGTAAAATAATCTTCCCATCTCGACGTATCCCCCTTATCCAATTTAAATAGTCCCCTCAGATCAAACAATATGTCAATTCCTTCATCCGTTTTGTTTACTATTGATGTAATAATATTTTCTAAATGTCTATTCAATTCCACATTTCTTTTCTCAACCAAAGATTTATTTACATAAATCAAAAAGAGAATTGAACCTCCAAATAAAATGAGTGTTGTCAAAACAAGCAAGGAAATTCTGAGCCTTTCTTTAATTTTCATAAGACCTACATCGTTTCCTTTACTATCACCGCCCGTATTTCTTCTTCGATCTTATTCAAGTCAACATCTGTCTTCATAAAACACCTCGCCGCCCCCATCTGAGTCACTCGCTCCATCGAGTCGGGAAGATTGGTAATCACAATTACCGGAATATCGGCCGTTTTTTCGTTTTTTTTAATTTCCGTCAAAACATCCAGACCGTTGAACCTACCGGGTAGGTATATATCCAAAAGTATCACGTCAGGTTTGAACGAGTCTGCCATTTTTACACCCGTCTCCCCGTCGGTAGCTACCCGAATGTCGAATTTTTCCTCAAACTTTCTTCTGTACGCTTCATCAAGCAGTAAATCATCTTCTACAATGAGTAATTTTGTCATATAAACAAATATAACACAGGAACATATGTGTAACTATAGTTACTCAAGTAAGTACACTCCCAATTCCCTCTACTTTCTTTTCAGTACCCTCTTTGGATCGAGATTTAACAGTTTCAGTCCCTCCAACATCATAAGAGCGTCATGCATATACTCAGTTTCTTCGGCATTGGCAGTAGCGAAAGCATTGTAGTCCTTAGGCCCTCGTCCAGGCATAAAGATTATTGCTTGACCGGGGTTTGCTCCCACCTTTACATTACCCTTGCCCCCAGTGTCATCTGCTCCGGCCCACCATCCTGGTGCTATTAGTTTTGGATACTTAGTTTCGGGATTACTGCGATCAAAGATTGTCATCGTTCCGGCACTCATGTGTCCACCGGCCACAAATCCGGGTTTTTCCTGTAAGTACAAGTCATAGATTCGACTCAAACCCCATTCCGGGCGAGCCTTAGACCCGTGATTTTCCAGCTTGTCAGCCAACACTCCCGTGTAAAGTGTTTTTGGACCTCTAACTGGACCGATAGAAAGCTTAAGTAGCGAAAGATGGTGGATCAGCGGAACTTTAGTTTCTCTTGCAAGGTACGACGCCGGAGCTATTCCAAGGTGTTCCGGACCTTTACCAACCTTGTTCTTCCAATCACCTTGTCTTAGCGATTCATCCATCATAATGGCCAATGTCTGCCTGGAGTCCCCGTACTCACCTTTAAGCAACTCAACAAGCTTATCCAGCACATCCACCCTATTTGGTAGCTTACCGGCACTCTTGTCAATCATGTTACGAAGAGAAATCATCAGTGCGTGGGGATTGTCCGCCATATTTTTTACAAATTTACTTAGATCCTTGAACCCTTCAATACTGCTGCTCGCTCCAATTCTCGCATTTGCCAGCAAGTTCAATGCAATTGGTAGCTGAGTTTCAATCTCAAATGCTAGTGTATCGTATGGAACAACCATCTCCATTCCGGTAAACTGATTTTTGATCGTCTCCCCACCGATGACTATCTTATCTAGAGGTTTTGATTCTTTATACCGAGGAGCCAATCTACTATAAGGAGGCAAATAAGATATTTTTGGAGTCGGCTCTTTTTTGTGAATTCTCTCTAGCAGTTCTTCTCTCAATCCCTGAGCTTCTGCACGGTTTAAAAGTGTCAGGGCTTCATGGGAAACTTTCCCTTCTTCGAGTGAAGCAAAAGGAATGTTTATGTCTTTTCTTCTCCCTCTAGGCGGGACGATATTGACACCCTGACCTGATGGCTCGGAAAGAGAGGCTCCTAGTCGAATTCCAAAAAGATCCCTTGGTTTGTTCGGATTTGATCCCTTGGCGGTTCCGGCGGAAATATAATAGGTAGTCGAGTCGGCTCCGGCATAGAACTCTTGAGCTACCGCCATTCGGTGGATGTGAGCCGCTGCGGAACCTTTTGGCCTCATACTCTGGCTTGTTTTTTGCATCACCTCCCGTTGACCTGTTAGTTCATCATCAGCACTTGCTTTTGGTGGATTGTGCCATACCTTTGTCGTATGTTCGTAACCATTTTGGAATTTGAGGGTCAGGTCTCCCCCGTTGATAATAATCGGAATATCAAGTCCGCCGGCCATCGATATCCAAGGATTGATGGTCGTTGCATCAGCAATCCACCCGGGATGACCCCAATACTCCGAAACCATTCCCACAATTTTCCCTTTTTTAGCCAATGGTTCCAAAAACATTATTCTCAGGAACTCGATCTGTTGCTGGACATTAATAGGCGTTTTTGCCGCATTCGTACTTAAATACTTGCCAACCAAACCTTCTATTTCGTCACCAGCTAATATTACAAACACATTATCATTTTCCAGAATGTAATCTCTTATTCTCTCCATTTCATCTAGATCCCCGGCTATACTCCCAAGGTGTAAATCAGACCAAACAATCACTTGAACTGGTTCATTATTTGGATTATTCTCAATTTTTCTTACTACTTTATCTCTCCCCATAGCATCCATTTCAAGTCTTTGAAGCCTTTCCATTGCTTCTTTAAAGTCCCTCACTCTAGCATCCTCAGATCTGAATTCAGGAAATGACTTAACCGTCTTAAGAGCTCCTGTTTGTTCAATTTTGGGCATTGTTTGTTTTTTATGTAGTTAATAAAAACCAACTCTCTTATACCGTGATTATACCCCAATATACAGGAAATCAAGATCACAAAAATCTGTCCCATATTTTGTGAAATATCCATCACTTCAGCCTCAAAATAGCCATTTTCGCCATTTGGTTGCCAGCAGATAATATCGCCCAGATCAGTGACTAGATAGAAAGTTCTTAATTATCTCTTCAACTTGCTCCGAACCTTCCGCCGTCATTAGGCTTTTTCTGAGGCCGGTTGATCCTTCAAATCCCCGGATATAACCGGCCAAATGTTTTCTCATTGGGAAAAATTGGAAATTACCAAAGTCATTCCTGGCTTGACCAGGAATCCATCCAATTAGTTCCTTGTTCTGTTTTGCAAATTTAAACATCTCTTCAAATTTATATGCATGTTCCACTGCCACTAACAACTTTTCTTCAATTGTTGGGATATATCCGTCCTTTCGGAGCATCCAAGGATTTCCAATCGCTTCTCTTCCGATCAAAACTCCATCCATTTCCCCCGTCAAATCCACCCCCTCCCCCGTTTTCACCACTACTCCCCATTTTTCATTCCCCGCACCAGGCACCAATAACTTCGCACCAAGAACTCTTCCTATGTCCCCATTCCCCAAAAACTTCGCCCCACTCTCCATGATTATTTCCCCAGCCGTTAGAAGTACCTCCCAATCAGCCTCACCGGAGTATAGTTGCTTAAAGGTTCTACCGTGCATTGCCACCGCCGGAAGTTCCTGAGATGCCAAAAACTCCCACCAAGACTTATCCGGTTTAGAACTCCCGATTCTTGTCTTCACACTCACCGGAATCTGATATCTGACATCTGAAATCTGAGATCTCACGCCAAGGCGTGTCGCCTCTATTACCGCCCTAGCCCTCCCCTGATCGCGAATTAATCCCGCTCCGCCACCCCTTTTTTCCAGTCCCGGAGACGGACAACCCATATTTATGTCAATTCCGTCAAATCCCATTTCGCAAACGATCTTTGCTGCCTCAAAAAAGGAGTCCGGGTCACTACCAAACAGCTGAGCAATTACCGGCCTCTCGCTTTCGTCAAAGATCAGATCTTTCCATATTTTATTATCCGTTTCGCCTCTTTTTTTGATCCTCCACAAACCCTCCGCGCTGACAAACTCGGTATAGATTACGTCCGCCTTGCCGTACTTTTTGGAAATATAACGCATTGGAGCATCGGTTACCCCATCCATCGGCGATAACCCCACAATCGGATAATTAAGTTCGTCCCAAAAACCTTTCTGCATCCATATATTTTACCCTACTCGCTTGCCTTTACCGCCAACATCCAATGATCATAGATTTCGCCCTCAATCCCTTTATCTTTCCATCTTTTGTCGAAATCTTCTCTTGTTCGAAAGATTACCCCAATACCCTCTCCAATGTCATCCTCCTCTTGAACCGACGGATCAATGAACCAAACATTTTTCTCGTCAACGTTAAAAACCACGGAATAGTGCCCACTTTCGAGCGTACCCATCTCCTCTTCTGTCCCCCAAGCTTGATAACATACCAGACAAAAGTATCCGACTGTAAGTACAGCTTCCAAATCCGAAATGCTAGCTCCACTTGTCTCAAAATACTCGATTCCTTCTTCATTCAGCAATTTCTTGATGTTTTTTATCCTTGTACCATTGATCGGATCCACCTCCAATCTTTGATACAAGTCTGTCTTTAGTACCTCCTCCTTTCCAAGCATCAACAATAGATTGCTGACGGCAGCGCCCCCACAATCATAGTTATATCGTTGCATAATCGGTTCAATCCCCGCTGCCCTTTTTCTGCCTTTTCCGGGAGGTTCTTTTTCCAATTTTTGTTTTAAAAATAATAATTCCAAAACCTTATCAAAATACCTCGGCAGACCGGTAACAGGATCTTTAAAAGAATGATCCGCTCCGCTTATCCCGTAGACGGTAATGTTTTCCGTGGCTGCTCCAACTACCTTTCGAACCGCTTCTACATTTCCATATCTATCCTCTTCCCCTTGAAAAATAATGATTTTACTCACGATATTATTCACCCTGGTTGCGCCCGGAATAAATCCCAAAACCACCAGCTCATATTTTTCTTGATCTTTTTTACTCAAACCATTCAAATACTCCGCCGCCACTATTCCTCCAAGCGATTTTCCAATTAATCTGATTTTCTTGTACAAAGAAGCATTACATTTTTCCAGAACTTCTTTCAAAGTGGTGATTTCTTCATCCAGATGACTACTATCTTTTCGTTTTTCATTTCTATCCATAAAAGGAAAATTAAACATCACCACACTTCTTCCAAAATCTTTGGCTGTTTGAAAAGTCTTTTGTATCGATTCGGACGTGTCCATGCCTTTATCGCTTCCATGCAAAATCACATCCAATGCCTCCCTATCTCCGCCATCAAAATATTCCACGTTCAAATCCATACATTACTATATACCAAAAAATATCCTTCTCTGCATTTCACCCGCCCCGAACCAATAACAATGAGCCAATAACCATTAACCTCGTTTTACACCGCCAGCATCCAGTGATCATAGATCACGCCCTTGTGATCCACATCCCTCCACCTACCTTCAAAAATCTCTTTTCGTATTTTCCTGATCCCTTTACCGTACTTTGTTTTCTTTTGGCGCACATATGGGTCAGCCAGCCACAGGTAGTCCTTCTCGACTCCAAACACCACCGAGTAATGTCCGCTTTCCATCCTGTCATAGTATTTTTGAGTCCCCCAAGCCTGATAAACCACCAAACACAGTTTTTGTTTTTTCACCCTATTTTCTATGTCACGCAGATTTGCTCCATGCTTTTCTCGAAAATTTAAGTCCATCTCCTTGAAGAGACCCTTGATTCGTTCGGGGTGGGTTCCGTGCCTTCGAGTGGTCCCCAACCTGCGTTTCAAGGTGTCCTTCCTGGACTTACACCCCAAAGTCCTCAGAATGGTCATCACAGAGGCCAGGCCACACTCATAGCCATTCTCCTGACGGACCGGTCTTACAGGCACAAGTAGTATTTTATCTTTCTTTCTCACCACGCCCCAATTCTAAGCCGACCAAACTCCATTTACAACCGCCATTTTACCCCTGCCTGCCGGTTTACCCGCCGGTAGGAGGGCAGGCAGGCTCAAATACCCCATATTTAGTAGCCCAAAGTCTCACCTGACTGCTTCATTTTTTTCATTTCAACCATCAAGTTATGCTTTCTCTCGTCTATGACATCGTTAAAATGCCCTTCTATCAAAGGTCTGGCACTCGAATTGTCGGAATGTACTTTCAAGATCTCGTCTCCCAAGAACCATTCTGGGTAATTCTGCACAATCCATTCAGCACAGTCTTTTCCCTCCTTCTTACCATCTCCCAAGTCATTGTCGAAGCTCAAGCCTCCCAAAAGAACTCCCTTTTTCATAGCTCTTTTCACCAAGCTCTTCAATTCGCTAAAGTCTGCCACTGGCATCCATCCTTCAGGTGGTCGTCTGTCTGTGGAAGCTTCATCGTTCCACCTATCGTCCAGCCAAATGTATAACTTACCCTCTCTTAGCACTATTTTTTTCCTAATAGCCATATTTGTTTACGAAGGCACTTCATTCTTTAATTGTTTTGTGGGCGCTCTTGGGGTCGAACCAAGCACCTCGGTCTTATCAGGACCGCGCTCTAACCAGATGAGCTAAGCGCCCAAAACACTCGTATATTCTAACACAATCAGCTCAAAATGGGCACAAAAAACCCGCCTCATCGACGGGGTCAGGATTAGACAGATAATGTAAAGACCATTCCCAAAGCAGTTAAAATCACGATTACAACAGTTACTATCGTCCACCAACCTTGAATTTCCCAGTAGTAGCTCATTGGCCAATCTTCGCTTTTAATTGTCCAATAACCCAACGACAGGAAGGAAAGCACAAAAACTACAATCCACAGGAGAACGTCACTGCCTACGAATCCCCTATTAAACGAATAGCTTATCAGTAATATCGCAACAATGTTCATCAGCCAACATCCTAGAAACTTTAACATCGTACCTCCGTTTTTGAATTTAATGTCCGATTTCAGACTTATAGTTGTATTATACAAGAGAAAATCTATTTAAGCGCCATTAGCCACAAAAAATCCCACGCCACGTTAGGCATGGGAACAGACGCCTGCCAATTATGACCTTAACCTTCATGAAATGCCTCAACCAAACCATAAAAAAGTTCCGCTTTTTAGCGGAACTTTATTTTAGTAACCGAGCAGTTTTAAAACCACGAACATGATGACCGCATCAACCACTGTCCAGGCAAAAGCATTTCCCCAATTTGCGTACATTTGTCTATCCCAGAGAACAAAAACGTTCACTCCAAGTTCAACCACAATCCCCAGGATAAAAAGTTGTGTAGCAAGCGGTCCTTGGCCTTGGGTCAAACACAACAGAATTAAAGCCAAAAACACGACCAACATCACCAAGTTTACCCACAATCTGTTGCCAAATGTGTCGTGCATATTTACCTCCAATTGGAATTTTGTTAAAGCAACCACACAAACTATTAGTCCCATAATATCATAGATGAGGCCAAATGTCAAGTTCTACCCTTCTTAGTCACAAAAAACCCGCGTGCCGAAGCTGGTTTCTTAACGAACCCTGCGCAGGCAGGACTTGCCACAATAAAACCGCCTCGACGGCGGTTTTATTATTTGTTTATTTCCAAGCATCATAACCAAGTTATGAGCGGAAATAAGAGGAAGCGCAGAGAATTTGAGAGAAATAACGATAGTTATTCTCAAATTCCGAGCATGCTCTTATCGTTTCAAGAGTGGCAAGAGTCAGGTAGATTGTGTTTAGACACTCACCTACCAATAGTGTGGCGATATTATCATCCGGTCTCGTGAAGACCGGTGATCCATCCGCACCTTCCAGTACGGATACCTTGTTACGACTTAGCCCCCATCGCCAGTCTTACCTTAGGAGGTCCCTTCCTTGCGGTTGGGGATACCCACTTCGGGCACTACTGACTTTGTTGACTTGACGGGCAGTGTGTACAAGAATCGAGAACGTATTCACCGCGGTGTTGCTGATCCGCGATTACTATCAACTCCCCTTCACGCAGGCG